>Ga0155256_131_pt2 | contig 6102 bp, 9 predicted proteins | sample RifCSPhighO2_02_FD_106224 | JGI IMG/M metagenome (GOLD analysis project Ga0155256, IMG submission 106224) | Candidatus Levybacteria bacterium RIFCSPHIGHO2_02_FULL_39_36 | reverse complement strand
AGACACGGACTTTGAGGACAGGCTTGCGCGCGATTTACCTTCAAATGTTGCCATGTATCACAAGGCGGCAGACGCAACCAATATGGTGCATGATGCAGGTATAATTGACCCCGGTTCAACCGGGGTTGATGATGGAAAGAATCCCTTTATCCTTTCGATTCTGACAGAAAATATTGCAAGCGAGGAGGAGGCAAAGAAAAACATAGGCAAGCTTGCGAAATTTATATATGATCAAAGAAATTGAGGGATTATTCGAAAAAGAGGCTTTTGCCTTACAAGAAAAGTACGGCAAAAACTCCGTTGAATTTGAGAAGAAAAATTATGTTTTTTCACTTCTTTTCTCCCAGTTTAAAAATATTATCTCCTTAATCCTTCTTTTTGCAATTGTTTTTTCTGTATTTATCGGAGACTTTATTGATGCATTCTTCATTTTTCTTGTTCTTATTGTTAATGGCCTTTTTGGATTTATCCAGGAATATAGAGCTCAAAAAACAATAGAAAAACTCAAAGAACTTGTTTCACCTACAACACATGTAATTCGCGACGGTCAGGAAAAAGAAATTGACGCAAGGGAAATTGTTCCCGGGGACATTATAGTTTTACGGGAGGGAGACAAAATTCCTGCAGACGGGAAGTTAATTACCGATGTTTTAATAGAAGTTGACGAAGCGATTCTAACAGGGGAGTCGATGCCGCGTGATGTAAAAAACGGAGGCGATCTTTTTTCGGGAACTTTTCTGGTGAAAGGGAGAGGATACTTTAAGGTTGAGTCAATTGGCTTTGAAACAAGACTTGGTAAAATAGCTGCCGAAATTGAAAAAACAAAAAAACCCCGTTTTCCTTTGGCTGAAAATTTATCTCATCTTGGCACGAGACTTGCATTGGTGGCTGTCTTCATGAGCTTTCTCCTTGTTCCTATCGGTTTCTTCCAGGGAAGAGAGATACGGGAAATAATTCTGATTGCTGTCAGCATTGCAGTTGCCATGATTCCTGAAGGGCTTCCGTTGGTTGTTACGATTGCTTTGGCAGTCGGCGCTTATCGAATGGTGAAAAGAAAAACTATTGTGCGCAAAATGTCCGCGATCGAAACACTGGGAGCAACAAATATAATTCTTTGTGACAAAACAGGAACAATAACCGCAAACAAAATGGCAGTTAAGAAATTCTGGATTTCAAATAAAGAAAAACTCCCATTATTGTTGAGGGCGGCAGTACTTGGGAATACGGCGAGCTTAGCAATGGAGGAGGAACTGCCTGCCGGCCCGCTTCGCAGCGAGGCGAGCAGGCAGGCGGTAGGCTACAGGGTCTTAGGTGATTCAACAGACGGAGCTATACTTCTTTTCGCAAAAAGCCATAACAAGAATATTGAAGAGTTTAGAACCGAAGGAACAGTAATTGAGGAAAAACCTTTCGATCCGGAAACAAAGATTATTGAGGTGGTTTGGGAGAAGAGCGGTGAAAGACACACTTTTGTAAGAGGAGCCCCGGAAAGTATTTTAAAACTCGACGGGACATCGGAACAAGCGCACAGGGAACTTGAGTTGTATGCAAAAGAAGGCCTTCGTACAATTGCCTTCGGCCATAAAAGGCAAGGGGAGGCAAGATTTTCATTTTTGGGAATAGTAGGGATATATGATCCTCCAAGAGAAGAAGCAAGACAGGCAATAAAAGAAGCTCAAAGCGCAGGGATAAAAATAATAATGGTAACAGGAGACAATCCGCTAACTGCCAAGAGTATTGCCGAAGATGTCGGTCTGATAACTCCAGGAGAGCTTGTTTTGACACATGATGAAATGGAAAAGATAACCGATGAAGAACTGGCCGAGCTTTTGCCAAAAACAAGAATATTTGCCAGAATGGTTCCCTCAGATAAACTGAGACTTGTTCGTCTTTATCAGAAGCTTGGGTTTGTGGTTGCCGTAACAGGGGACGGAGTTAATGATGCGCTTGCTCTATCTGAGGCAAATATAGGAGTTGCCATGGGGGAAACGGGGACAGATGTGGCAAAGGAAGCCGGAGATTTGGTCATTACAGATGATAATCTTTACACAATCGTTAAGGCAATCGAGGAAGGGAGAGGGATTTTTGACAATATTATAAAAGTTGTTGTTTTTTTGCTTGCAACCAACCTTACGGAATTCTTTTTAATATTCTTCTCGGTTATCCTGGGTCTTCCAATTCCGTTATCGCCCACCCAAATACTTTGGATAAATTTAGTAAGTGACGGTGCTCCCGCAATGGCTTTGGCAACCGATGTTAAAAGGCACGGGCTGCTCTCAAGAAAACCAAGAAATGTTAATGAGCAAATCTTAAACCGGAAAAGACTTAAAAATATTCTTGGGATAACTCTTATTTTCTCTTTCTTGTTAATGTTTGTCTATTCGACAATTTTACAAACCTCAGGAGTTGTCCCGCGGCTTTTAATATTTAATCTTCTTGTTTTTGGGGAAATGATAATTATATTTATAATTCGCGGAGGAATTTTCCCATTGAATCGCTTTATGATTATTTCAGTCTTAATCACTCTTCTTCTTCAGTTTGTGGTTTCAACAGTTCCAGAGCTTCGAGCATTATTCAGGTTATAATTGCTTGACATTTGTATATTTTTGCAATATACTTAAGTATGAAGTTGCCTGTTCCATTAGGCTTTGATTGGAATAAGGCTAATATCAATAAAAGCTGGGAAAAACATAAAGTTTCTTCCAGGGAGGCTGAAGAATTATTTATAAACAAGCCTCTATTAATCTTTGATGACAAAAAACATTCGATTAAAGAAAAAAGATTAGTAGCATATGGAAGAACAAACAAAGATAGAAAGCTAACGATAGTCTTTACTTTCAGAAAAGAAAAGTTGAGAGTTATTTCCGCAAGAGATCAAAACAGAAAGGAGAGGAAAGTATATGAATAAGAAGTTAAAACCAATTCCTAAATTTAAAAATGAAGACGAAGAAAGAGATTTCTGGGCCTCTGCCGATACTACCGAATATTTTGATATTAGTAAGCCCGTGCAGCTTGATTTATCCGAACTCAAACCTTCTACGGAATCTATCTCTCTTAGATTGCCATCCTACCTTTTAGCAAGGATTAAGGAATTGGCTAACGCTAATGATGTTCCATATCAATCTTTAATGAAAATATTTTTAGCAGAAAAGGTAAAGGAAGCTTTATTAAAAAGATAAATAAATGCAAAAAGTTTATTTTTCTATCACTGAGGTCACCCCTTCGCGTCCTATTAAGAATCGAACCTATGCGAGCTTTTTGAATTGTTCGATGGGGTTTTCGGATTGCCAGATGTAGCTTGTTGAAACAAAGCGGGTGGCTCCTGCTTCCCTTGCCCGCAAAATTGTTTTATCATTAACACCTCCATCAACCTCAATCGGAATGTTCGTCAATTTCCTAAGATGCCGAACCTTATCGAGTCTATCCTCCATCAAAGGTGGGCCTGAGAAACCTACTCTATTTGAAGTATAAACAAGGACTGTATCTAATTGTTCGAAAGGAATTTTGATTCGAGAAATATGAGTTGGGCCGTCAAGCGCAATACCTGCCTCCCCATATTTCTTGGCTTGTTCGACAAATTCTTTTTGACTACTCATGTATTCGATGTGCCCCAAAAATCTTCTAAAGCCTGCCTTTCCCCATGGCTCAATAAAGCCTTCCGGGTTTTCAACCATCATGTGCAATTCAAAAAAAATATCGCTTGAATATTTTTTAAAAGGTTCGGGATCAAGAAAAGTTTTATTATTAACAAATTTTCCGTCAGTAATATCTATATGTGCAGAAGTGGTAAAAGTTTTAATCTGCTCAAGTTTCGTTTCGATTTGATCCCATTCTTTTTCGAGGATGCCGGGAATAACTTGCGATTGCATTTATTGTTTATTATTTATTATTGATTATTCTCAAGTTCGCGAATTTTATTTACTCTTCGGACGTGGCGCTCTTCATTTGAGAAAGGCGTTTCGAGGAAAAGTTTAGCGAGCTTTTTGGCGGTTTCAGTATCACAGAAAATTGATCCTAGAGACAAAACATTTGCGTCATTATGTTCACGTGCCAATCGAACATTCTCTTCATTTACACCAAGCGCCGCGCGAATACCCTTTATTTTATTCGCAACTATTGCCTCGCCTGCCCCCGATTTTCCCAGAACAATTCCAAAAGAACCATGATTTTCCGCAGTTTTTTTTGCCGCAACAGAGCAAAAATCAGGATAATCGTCGTTTGGTTCGTAGGTTTTTGCCCCACAATCCTCAACTTCGTATCCCCCGGACATTAAAAATTCCTTTATTTTTTCCTTAAACTCAAATCCTGCGTGGTCTGCACCTAGGTAAATTTTCATAATTGCGCCTTGTTTGCCGAACCAAACATGTCGATATGCTCCTCAACTACTTTTTGGACAGCCTCGATAACAGGAGGCTCAAGTTTCACAACCGCATATTCGTCCGGATGATCTCTGAGTTGGTTCTCAAGCTCAGTGCGGAAAGCATAACGCATATCGGAGTTTATATTCACTTTGCTTATCCCTACCTGAACTGCTTCTTTGAAAAAATGAGCCGGAGTATCGGAGCCTCCATGTAGGGAGATAGCGCACCTAATTGCTGCTCTAGTCCTTTTTAAAAGTTCGATATCAAGCTGTTTGGGAATAGGATACCTTCCGTGCAAATTGCCGATTGCTGCGGCAAATGTGTCAATCCCTGTTGCCTCAACAAATACTTTTGCCCCCTCAGGCGTACTGAAAGTTTTTTTAATCTCTTCATAATCGATATTTTCCTGATGGACATTAGAACTCCCCCCAAAATAATGAGGCTCGCTTTCAACCAGGGCTCCTGTTTTGCCGGCATACGCAACAACTTCCCGAGTCGCGGCTATAATCTCCTCGTCTGTTGCGTTATGGTTTGCCTGTGAAACATCAATATGGATAAATTCAAATCCTTGATCGATTCCCGCGCGAGCCTGCTCAACCGATGGGCAGTGGTCAAGGTTGATATACATTTCGATCCCATATTCGGCTTTGTAGTTATCTACTAAATCCCGTGTATTAGCAAGGCCAATTAAATCAACTTCTCCTTGACTTAGCTCGACAAGGACAGGGCTATTCTTGGCACGGGCAGCTCTGGCGATTGCTATAAGAGTTTCCTGATTATCAATATTAAAAGCACCCACCGCAAATTTTTCCCGTTTTGTACGCTCCCAAAGTTTCCGGGCTTTTTCCTGATTAATCATAATTTTTGCACCTTTGAATTATTGGTTGAAAACAAAATCTTGTCAAGCCCTTTTTTTGTCAAAAGGCCTCTTTGAGCTCCCACTTTTTGCATGACAGAATTCGCGTTAAAACTGCCCCATACCATTGCGGTCTTAACATCGTGACCTAAAAGGTAGGCTGCGAAAAATGCTGCTGCATATGCGTCTCCTGCTCCTGTCTTTTCTGCTGCTTCAACATGCAGGGCTTTAGTTGAGAAAATTCTGTTATCTTTGTCCAGGGCGTAACTTCCATTTTCCCCGTCTGTAATCGAGACGACAGAAGGTCCTAATTTTTTTATCCCAAGAAGGAGCTCGCTTGGTGTTTGCCGGTCTTTCCCTTTCCCAAGTACAATTTCGGCCTCTTGTTTATTCGAGAAGAAAATTTGTGAATTTTTTATAATGTTAAAAACCGTATCATTCATGCTTTCAAGCTGATGCATTCCGGGGGAGAAGGCAATTGGTATTTTATTCTTCTCTGAAAAATTATAGACCTCTCGATAGGCTTTTTCCCAATAATCCCCAATTGAGGTCAGATAAATATAATCATAATAATCGGAAGACTTTAGTGAAAAATTATGCTCTCTTTTCTGATGGTGTGAAAAAATAATTCTGTCGTCATTAAAGTCAAGGATTATAGAAAAAGAGGATGTGTAATCTTTCTCCCTCTCAATAATTAATTCAATTCCTTCTGAAGAGAGCCCCTCCTCTATCTGCGCAGATAAGATGTCCCCGCCCAAATAAGTGTAAAAAGAAGTTGGAATTTCGAGTCTGGTTAGCCCCACTGAGACATTTGCTCCGTTTCCCCCAAGCCCCATCTCTTTAATGCTTGAGGGGATTTTGTCGCCAAGGTTAAATTGCACTTTT
>Ga0155256_141_pt1 | contig 6872 bp, 6 predicted proteins | sample RifCSPhighO2_02_FD_106224 | JGI IMG/M metagenome (GOLD analysis project Ga0155256, IMG submission 106224) | Candidatus Levybacteria bacterium RIFCSPHIGHO2_02_FULL_39_36 | reverse complement strand
TTATTTGCCGGAGGAACATTCTCAAATAAATCAACCACAGTATTTGCGTCAATAAAAATAATATCAAGAGGAAAATTTACTTCTTTCATCCAGAAAGAGTATTGGTCTTTTTTTTCAAAGACAAAAAGCATCCCGCGATCCGCTTCAAGATTTTTCCTTCCAGAGAGACCTCGAATTCTATCCTTATCGGATTTGGCCAGGATAAGATTTATTTTTTTGTCTCCTATTTGAGCTTCAGCGCTTTTACCAAATGGAATAGAGATATTTCCCCCGGAACGCATAATCGCAAGGAGCGCGACTGCAATAATAAGTCCTATATAAACAAAGACTAATTTTTTCATAATTTATTAATTCCCTGAGCAAGTTTGCTGCTGGCCAAGCCTTTTAATCTTGCAACAACCGTAACAATTTTTCCTCCAACACTTTCAGCGTACCCTTTCTTTACCTCAAAGATGGGATCATTTTCTGTTACCGCAATTATATCAGGTTCAATCTGTTTGACAAGTGTTTCGTAATCTATATCTTTTTTAAGATAGGGAAGACAGATAACATAATCAACGCTTGATAAATTTGAAAGAATAACGGCGCGATCTTTCTCTAGGTTAATCGGTTTGCCTTTACCTTTTAATTCTCTAACTTTTTGGTCATTTTCAAGAGCAACAACAAGAATACCCCCTTGCGATTTAGATCTTTTTAAAAATTCAATATGGCCTTTATGCAAAATATCAAAGCAACCGCCAACCAGCACAATCCGCTTGCCCATAGTTTTTAGTTGTTTTGTCAACGCTGGTGTTTGTTCGTAATTTATTATTCTACCCATAGAATTAATACTACCAATACAGTACCAATACTACCAATTTCCAATAATTCAACATTAGCTCTCATAATTCATTGAAATATTTGTAGTATTTGTGGCATTTGTAGTATTGGTAGTATTCATTATTCTTTTGTGCCTCTTATAAATATTGCTTGCCAAGCTCTATAGCTTGAAACAAATGTATCGGAAATAATGACTTTTCCTTCTTTGGTAACCGTTCTTGAAAATTGGGATCTTCCTCCGGGCGCAGCAAAATCTACCTGCTTAACAATTCCCTTCTGGAGATTCGGATCATCTTGATAAAGAGGTGCAGGCGCAGCCGATACATTGGTAATAATAGGTTTGGAGATCGACACTTGCCTGCCGTCCTTTTTTCCAAAAAGCGTAAATGTCAAGCTCATATTACTCGGGTCTACATAGCTTTGAATTAAAATATGCGTTCCGGTATCGTTTTTGAACTTTAAATCAACCGAGGGAGAAAAAACCGTAGCATCAAACCCCGGCGGAGAATCTTGTTCATAATAGCCAACCCTATAGGCGTGAGCATGTCTCTCGGTTATCGGCAGCCCGGAATTAAGAATGGCACGGAAAAGAGTAGTTGAAACCTGACAAACACCCCCGCCGTCACCAAGCACCGTTTTTCCGTTCTGGATAATATATGCTTCTTTGTAACCGGTGAATTTAGAAATATCACCCAATGCTTTATTGAAAGAGAATTCCTCATTTGGAGCAACTAAAATTCCACTTATTCGGGAGGCCGCAAGGAAAATATTATGAGCACGGTTGGGGATAGATCCAAAAAAAGTGGATTTTCCCTCGCCGATTATTTCTACAATTCCCAAATCATTTGCTTCTTTTGTTGTTACATTCGGCTCAGTTATTCTAATTGGAATATCTACTCTTGCTATGTTTGATTTTTTGTTCTTGATTAAATCCGGAATAGATTGACGCAATTTTCCTTCAAGCTCCTCAAAATTAATAGTTTTTCCATTGCTTGACTCACGAAACGCTACGACCCTGTTATTGCTAACCTTAAATTGCGCATCAACAGGCTCCTGGTAGATGGATTCTTGAATAGAGTCCAGCTCTTTTTCCAAAGACGCCCGGTTAAAAGTGTAAGAAGGGCTAAGAAACTCTCCGTTTATGTAAGAGGATAGTATTATGTAAGTATCGCTTAATAAATTTTTAGTCTTGGCAAGGTTTATGCTTTGTTCCTGGATAAGATTTATGTCATAACCAATATTTAAAGTTTTCGCAGAGACTGTAGCTTCAAGACCATCGGTGGCGAAGATAAAAGTATTCTTCCCAATAACTTCATTTTTCTCACTAAAGATCTTCTCAATTTCGGTTTTTGTTTTCTCTCCTATATAAACATTGTCAACAAAGACTCCAGGAATGACCCTATTTTTGTAGGTAAATTGGAAATAAAAAAGTACTGCGCTTGCAAGGAGAGCAGAAGACAAAACAAACCCCACAGCAAACCAGTAGGCGGAACGAACTGCATTATATAAAATTCCTTTTGGTAATTTAAATCTCATGGTGCTTTTCTTTGAAGTTCAAATATTATACTATAGAATCAGCGGAGGCGCGATCGGAGAGATTTATGGAGGAAAATATAAGTCAAGAAACGGAGTATCCTTTAGCTGAAGAAGCTCCACGAGGTTTTAATGCAAAAAAGATTATCAGTTTGATAATAGGATTTCTTGTTCTCGGAGGTTTAATTGCTACTTTTTTTGTTTTCATTTTGCCAAACTTTAACAAACCGCAAAAAACAACAGATGCTTCGTTGACTTACTGGGGAGCGTGGGAAAATCCCGCGAGCATTGAGGAGATTATTCAGGATTTTACGCGCCTGCACCCCAACATAAAAATTAAATACGAAAAGCAAGACATAAAAGCCTTGGGTAAATATTATGAAAGGCTCACCACAAGAATAAATAACGGAACAGGCCCTGATATTTTCCGATTTCATAACAGTTGGGTTACGGAGCTCAAGCCTTATTTGTTGCCTCTGCCTCAAGATGTAGTGAGTGAGACAGAACTTGACAGTAAATTTTATCCCGTGATTTCCGAGGATCTCAAGATTAGCGGAGCTTACTACGGTATCCCTATTCATTTTGACACATTATCTCTTTTTATAAATACACAGCTTTTAAGAGCGGGAGGTACAACAAATTATCCCGTTACATGGGAAGATTTAACAGCAATCGCAAGGAGTCTTACGGTTAAAGACTCAAATGGCAAGATTATGACTTCGGGTGTGGCTTTGGGAACATTTGATAATATAGTTCACAGCTCGGATATAATTTCCCTTCTTCTTATCCAAAACGGAGCCGATTTAAAAGATTTAAACGGCCCCAACAAACAAAATTCTATTGATGCCTTAGATTTCTACACCTCTTTTGCAAAGGGTGACGCAAGCATCTGGGATGGTTCTCTTGAGAACTCAAAGCTTGCCTTCGCAAAAGGAAGTCTTGCAATGTATTTTGGCTATTCATGGGACATTTTCGAAATAAAAACACTGAATCCAAATTTGGAATTTGTGGTAATATCCGTTCCTCGTTTGGGTTCATCGGAGAATGCAAGAGAAAATACCGTGGCCAGTTTTTGGGTGGAGGGAACTTCCGTTAAGACAAAATATTCAGAACAAGCTTTTGAATTTTTGAAATATTTAGGAAGCCGTGAGATTATGGAAAAACTTTACACTAAAACCTCAGGAGTAAGACTTTTTGGAGAACTCTATCCGAGATCCGATATGGCAGATTTGCTCAAGTCTAATTCACTTGTATATCCCTTTGTCCAGCAAGGGCAAAACGCAAGGTCTACCATTTTTTCATCCGACACTTATGATGAAGCGATGGTAGATTCCCTTAATTCCTATCTTGGCAACGCAATAAGATCTATAGTTGATGATAATGGTTCGGCACAAAGCGCTATTGAAACTTTAAGCGTCGGGGTGTCCGAGGTCATGGGAAGATATGAAGAAACACAGAGTAAATAAATTAGAAGAATCAGTAATTAAAACTCTTTCTTATGCAGATGTTTTTGATTTTCCGATGAAGCCTTCGGAGATTTGGAAATTTCTTATCGGAGCTAAAATTCAGGAAAATGAATTCTATAGGAAACTTAAGAAAATACTCAAAAAAGGATTAATTAGAAGACGGGGTAAATATCTTTTTCTTCATGGGAGAGCCGTGTTATATTCTCTGAGAATCCAAAGAAAAAAGGAAAGCATTAAAAAATTGAAAATGGCAAAAAGAGTTTCCGGGCTTTTAGCGCTTATCCCTTCAGTAAGGTTAATTGGAATAAGCGGCAGCTTATCAATGAATAATTCAAACCCGGAAGACGATATCGATTTGTTTATAGTTTCCGCTAAAAACACAATGTGGCTTACAAGATTTTGTGTAAACTTAGTTCTTCTTCTTTTGAGCAGAAAAAGGAAAAGAGAGGAAATTTTGGCACAAGATCAAATTTGTCCAAATATGTTTTTAGCCCAAGACCACCTTGTTATTCCGGTAGGCAAGCAGAATATTTTCTCAGCCCATGAAGTTGTCCAGCTAAGGGTTTTAGTTAATAAGAAAAAAACCCATGAAAGATTTTTAGCAGAAAATAAATGGGTTTTAAAATTTCTTCCAAATTCATTTGAGCCTCAACCAATTTCTTCCGGCTTTTGCTTTATGAATCAGTTAGCTATCCCCATGGACAGAATTTTCTTTTTAGCGCAGTTTTTTTACATGAAAAACAGGATAACTACGGAGGAGATTGGTAGAAGCTTTGCAAGATTTCATCCCAAGGACAAGAGCAATTTTATACGGCAGATTTATAGATTGAGATATGAAACTTACCTAAATTTCGCGAGAAAACTTTCAAGAAGAAGTATCTCAAAAACAGGATCTTTTGCCTCAATAAATACTCCAGGATATTGACATACCAGCTTGCATTTTGTATATATAACTGATAAAATTAGTAATTCCCCCGGACAAAGTTTTCCCGAGGGAATTTTATTAATCAAATGGATAAGAAAGCAGTATATGTAACAAAAGAAGGTTTAGAAGAATTAAGGCATGAGCTTGAGGAGTTAAGTAAAGTAAAAAGACATGATGTTCTTGAACGGGTATCTCAGGCAAGGTCAATGGGAGATCTGGCTGAAAATTCAGAATACACGGCCGCAAAAGAAGAGCTTTCCTTAATTGACGGGAGAATCGAAGAATTAACGGAAATTATAAAGCACGCAAATCTGATCGAAGAAAATCATGCAAGAGGTAGAAACGCAACCGTTGCCTTGGGATCTCTTATAACTTTGTCCGTGAATGGAAAAAAGGAGCTTTTCACCTTGGTTGGTGAATGGGAAGCAGATCCCAAAGAGAAAAAAATATCACATGAATCACCTCTCGGGAAAGCATTGATTGGTAAAGCCATTGGAGACAAAGTTGAAGTTGAAGCTCCTGTAGGGAAGGTAGTCTATACGGTTGTTGGAATCAATTAATATCTCAAAAATTTAGCTACAGAAATATCCGAGAAGCCCTTCGATCTAACTCAAGGCAGGTAACCCTTTAAAGAGGGATTGATCTTCGGATTAATCATTTAACCCCTCAATGAGGTTTTTTTCGTTTATAATAAGGATATATGTTTTGGGCCGATAAATTATTGGAAAACCGAAAAGGCAAAGAAATCATAAATGATTCCTGGACGCCATCAGGAATAATTCATATGGGAGGCCCCAAAGGGCCGGTGCTTCATGATGTTTTATTCAGAGTCTTAAAAGAAAGAAAAGCGGATGTTTCCTATATGTTCGGTTTTGACGATGTTGATCCGATCGATGGTTTGCCTGCCGATTTACTTTCCTCCCATTCAAAATACATGGGCGTTCCGTTGTTTCTTGCTCCATCTCCCGACGGCGCGGGTTCATTCGGAGATTATTTTGGCAACATAATGAGAAAAGCTTTTGGACTACTTGATGTACAAGCAGAAATTTATAAAACGAGCGAACTTTACAAAAATGGGACATTTAATAAAGCGATAAGTTTTGTTTTGGATCACGCGCGCCAGATCGCGAAAGTTTATGAGGAGATTTACAAAAAGGAGGTAGAACAGCCTTGGTTTCCTCTTCAGGTGATATGTCCAAACTGCGGAAAGTTGGGCACAACAAAAGTTACTTCATGGGATGGGGAAAAGGTAGGCTTTTCATGCGAACCTGATTTGGTCAAATGGGCTCAGGGATGTGGAACAAAAGGAGAAATTTCTCCTTTTAACGGAACAGGAAAAATGCCTTATAAAGTTGAGTGGCCTTCAAAGTGGTGGACATACGGCGTAACGATTGAAGGTGCGGGAAAGGACCATATGTCGGCAGGTGGAACGCACGATGTTGCAGCAAAAATTTATAAAGATGTATTTAAAAAAGAGATCCCTTTCGGTTTTTCTTATGAACATTTTCTTTCCCACGGCAGAAAAATGTCCTCATCAAAAGGGATCGGAGTAACAGCAGAGGAGTTATTAAAAGTTTTGCCCTCTCAAATTTATCGATTTTTACTAATTAAAACTCCTCCAAATCAAGCAATCGAGTTCACGCCTTTCGGCACCGATCTAATTCCGAAACTTTATGATGATTATCAAAAAGCTTCCGAAGCGTATTTTTCCAAAAAGGGAGATGATTTAAGTCGGGCTTTTGAGCTTTCTCAAATCGGAGGAATAAAAAAACCACCAAGCGTTCGCTTCTCTGTTCTTGCCCAATGGGTGCAGATGCCTAATATGGAAGGAGAGATTAGAAAGGAAGGAGCGGAAGTTTGGGCAAAGTATGCAAGGGTCTGGATAGAAAAATATGCTCCCGAATCGGAAAGGTTTTTGATTCAAAAAGAAACACCACCGGAGGTTAAAAGTTTAAATACAACCCAAAAGGAATATCTTAAAAAAGTTGCAGATTTAGTTTCAAAGGATTTAAATGCTGAAGATTTCCAAACTAAAATTTATGAAATTGCAAAGGAAATGAATATTTCATCCAAGGATGCTTTTGCTGCAATTTACATCGCGCTACTCGGAAAAGATCACGGCCCAAAGG
>Ga0155256_129_pt1 | contig 17311 bp, 15 predicted proteins | sample RifCSPhighO2_02_FD_106224 | JGI IMG/M metagenome (GOLD analysis project Ga0155256, IMG submission 106224) | Candidatus Levybacteria bacterium RIFCSPHIGHO2_02_FULL_39_36 | reverse complement strand
TCTATTTTTTTTATAAACTCTTCATAGGTAAGTGGTTTGGCTTTTTTGGCTTGGACAGCCCATTGGTACTTTTTGTAAGCCCACTCATCCCAGATATGGACTTTGTTGTCGATAAGATATTTTATATTTGAGGAGCCCGAGAGAAACCAGATAAGCTCATGGGTAATACCGCGCATAAAGACCTTCTTGGTGGTAAGAATAGGGAAACCTTGAGAAAGATCAAATCTTATTTGACGACCGAAGACACTTTTAAGACCTACTCCTGTGGAGTGGCTGATTTTCTTCACTCCATGATCTAGAATATCCTGCAATAGATCAAGATATTGATACTCGGGGTGTTTTTGGGACATAGGCACTTTGGATATTTATAATAGTATATTTTGGGGAAAAGTGGAAGGGGAAGTGTATAATATATTTGATGATCCGAAGTATTTTTATCATACTGATGGTAGGAACTATTTTGGCGGTGACCTTTATCCTGTGGGCTACAAAGAGTATTTTGAAAAGTAATAACAAGCCATCAATCCCCTCCCCTTCTGTTTCTATCTCAACTCAAAACCAAAAAACTGAAATTGTGGCACAAAATCTGGAAGTGCCTTGGGCGATAGCTTTTTTATCTGATGGAAGTATGCTGGTGACTGAAAGAGCCGGCAGAATAAGACATATAGAAGACGGAAAAATAACAAATACTTTTACAATTGAGCAAGTTTTGGAGATTGGAGAGGGAGGACTTCAGGGAATTACTCTTCATCCTTATTTTGAGAGTAATAAATATTTATACGTTTATTATACATATAGAAGTGAGGGTAATAATACTTTTAATCGGGTGGCAAGATATAAATTGGAAAGTAAAAGCTTGGTTGATGAAAAAATTATAGTGGATAGAATTCCCGGGGCTTCCAATCATGATGGGGGGAGAATAAAATTTGGGCCGGATGGACTTCTTTATATAGGTACGGGTGATGCCCAAAATCCTTCACAGGCCCAGGATACTAAGACTCTGGGAGGAAAAATACTGCGGGTAAATGATGACGGAAAGATACCTGCTGATAATCCTTTTGGAAATGCTGTCTATTCTTATGGACACAGAAATGTACAGGGATTGGCCTGGGATAGTAGCGGCAATTTATGGTCGACGGAACATGGAAGGAGTGGTGTGGCCTCCGGATATGATGAAATAAATCTTATTGAGAAAGGGAAGAATTATGGATGGGCGGATATTGAAGGTGCGGAAACACAAACGGGCATTGAAAGCCCAAAAAGACAATCGGGTGCTACAACTACATGGGCTCCGGCGGGTGCGGCGTTTATAAATAATTCTTTTTTCTTTGGAGGACTTCGAGGTCAGACTTTATATGAGGCGATAATAGATGGCGGTAAAGTAACTGATTTTAAGGAACATTTTAAAGGAGAATATGGAAGAATAAGGGAAGTTATTTTAGGCCCTGATAATTTTCTTTATATAACAACTAGTAATAGAGACGGCAGAGGATTACCGCAAAATAATGATGATAAAATTATGAGAATAAACATAGATAAACTTTGATATTTCCCAAAAACACGTTTTTCCTGTAAAATGATAGTATGAGACTTCGGCATTTTTTAATATTACTTCTGATAACTGTTTTTTTCTTGGCTCATCCATTGGCGAATCAGGCTCAAGAACCATCCTCTGAATCTTTAGATGGTGATTATGTCAAAGATGAGATACTGGTGAAAGTAAAAGATAGAAATACGCCGTTTGATAACTTATTCAGTCGATTGAGATTAAGACTTTCTGAGCGGCTTTTGGATAATTTTAATTTTTCCGGTACTTTGAAAGAAAGAATTGAAGAAAAGGGATTAGATAAAGTCTATATTGTAAAGTTAGAACAAAATGAGGATGTTCCTACAGCTATTACAAAATTAAAACAGGATCCATTAGTTGAATACGCAGAACCCAATTATATAGTTCATTCATCAGTTATTCCAAATGATCCAAATTTTTCCAAATTATGGGGACTCTACAACACCGGACAAACAGGTGGAATAAGCGGGGCCCACATCAATGCGCCTCCTGCCTGGGATAGTACTCATGATAGCAATATCGTGGTCGGAATTATAGATACAGGTATTGATTATAATCATGAGGATTTAGCTTCTAATGTATGGACAAATCCGGGAGAAATAGCGGGAAACGGCAAAGATGATGATAATAATGGCTTCATAGATGATATACATGGATGGGATTTTGCCAACAGTGATAAAGATCCAATTGATGATAATGGTCATGGCACTCATGTGGCGGGAACGATAGGCGCTATCGGAAATAATGGGGTTGGAATAGTAGGAGTGAATTGGAATGTAAAAATGGCGGCTCTAAAATTTCTTAATAGATACGGAAGCGGTACTACAGCTAATGCAGTCAAGGCAGTTCTTTATGCTAACATGATGGGATTTAAGATCACTAATAACAGCTGGGGAGGGGGCGGCTATACACAGTCATTGTATGATGCGATAAATGCAGCTAATAATGCAGGAAATTTATTTGTAGCGGCTGCTGGAAATAGCGGAAATAATACAGATTCTTCAGCAAATTATCCTGCAAGTTATAATTTACCCAATATAATATCTGTAGCGGCGACGGATCATAAAGATAATTTGGCTTCTTTTTCCAATTATGGAGGAAATAGTGTGGATCTAGGTGCTCCGGGAGTAGATATATACTCTACAGTTCCAAAGGGAAGTTGTTCTTTATGTGATAGTAGCGGCTATGATTTCTTAAGCGGAACGTCTATGGCGACACCTCATGTGTCCGGAGTAGCAGCTTTGGTCTGGTCTGCTGATAACGGGTTATCAAACCTTGCTATAAAGGATAAAATCTTATATTCAACAGATGCACTTTCTTCGCTTAGTGGAAAAACAATAAGTGGAGGAAGATTAAACCTGCATAAGGCATTAACACAATCTTATACCGCACCCACACCTACTCAGGTAACTCCTACTCCTTTTTATGCTTTAAACGACAGTTTTGAGGTATCTGAGTGGAATGGTTTATGGAGTGAAGATAATCAGAGAGATTGGGATAGATCGCGACAAAGAAGTATAGATGGAAGATATTCGGCAGAAGTGGATGGGACAACATCTGATGGGGCTCTTATATCCAAAAATATAGATCTAACTGGAAAAACTTCGGCTAAGGTAGGCTTTTGGTGGTATATAGAAAATAGCTTGGATCTGGGTGAGTATCTAGCGATGGATATATCTACTGATAATGGCTCTTCATGGGTGGAAAAAGCTAGACTTCGCGGGAATGAAGATCCGGAAAATTCATGGCAAAATGTATCGTTTAATGTGGAGAGTATAAATCAAATCAGACTTCGCTTCAGAGGGAAAATGAATAGTTCTACTGAGGATGCGGATGTTGATTTGGTAAGAGTAGAAGCTTATTAAGTTTGCGGAGAGGGCGAGATTCGAACTCGCGAAGGAGTTGCCCCCTTAGTAGTTTTCAAGACTACCGCACTAGTCCACTATGCGACCTCTCCAGCCTCAGTATTATACCCTAAATCGTACCTCTAATAAAGAAATTTTCAACTTGACATATACGGGTAATTAGTATATCTTTGTAAGACTTTTATAAGTGTTTTGTAAGAATAATGTAAGAAGGAATTTATGCAACCTGCCTATAGTTATACAGTTAATCCTAAAAAGAATCATACCCAGATAGATCTCCAGTTGGCGTCGTGGCCTTTTCATACGATAGAAATACCTCAAACCGCTGCAATCTTACAAAAGCATTTACCTAGAATATTTCAGGCTGAATGTTTTAACTCCCGAAATTTACCATTTGCTAGAGAACTTAAGAAGACAGAATTGGGACATCTATATGAACATATACTTCTGGAGTATCTTTGTATGGATAAAGTAAAAAAGGGATTTCCTGAGGCGACATATTCTGGAGTGACTACTTGGGATTGGATGAAAAATCCTCCGGGCAGCTTTCAAATCTATATAAATGAATCTATGAGGGCTCCCTGGTTTAATTCGGCTCTTAAGAAATGTAATCACGTGTTTGATAAAATAATACGCACGGCAACAGAATAGTATCTGTTGCCTGAATTTTAAAAGAACTTACTGATCTAGATCAGTAGTTCCTCTTATATTAGAGTTTTCCATTTCTCCCATGCCTGAGGTATCCGTTTGACCCGTGGTTGATCCACTACTCTGGTCCTTTGAGAAAGATGATTTACCGCCTTTCATGCCTGATTTGTTTTTATTATCATCACTGCGCTGGGAGTAATTTTGTTTTTTATCTGCCATTTTTATCACCTCCTTAAAATATTAAATATTAAAACTTATTTTCTTGCAGGAGTTATTCTAAGGCTTAAGTTTAAGAAAGAAATAGTATGAAAGTAAGGAAGGGATAAGAGAGGAAAAGGCGGAGAGGGTGGGATTTGAACCCACGAACCCTTGCGGGTTGGAGGTTTAGTAAACCTCTGCACTAGGCCACTATGCGACCTCTCCTTCAATAATGCGGACTTCGTCTCGCCTTAGCCGAGCTGAATGATTTAGTCCCGCTTACGTCCCGATGTACTCGGGACTTCAGCGAGGCGACGAGAGATTATATACAAAGTTAGAACTTATTTTTTAAGTTTTTTACTCAATTTTAGTTAATCGAACTGTAAATTTAATACGACTGGTATTTTCATTTGCTTCTTTTAGAGAGCCTTTTCCTTCTAATCCTACTTTAGCAACCATTAATCCTCCTTTTGCCTCACCTTCTTTTGTGTCTGATTGAGAAACAGCAATATCAAAAGTTATTTCACCATTTATTCCTTCAGCAGATAAACCGATCCTTTCATTTGAAACTACAAAATTATAACCAGATTTGTCCTTGTATTTCTTAAGTGCTGAATGTATTTGATTTAAGCTTTCGTAAATAAATTCTTCTAAATCCATATGTAATTAACAACTTAATTTATAACCAATTTTAAGATTCATTTTTCAAAGGTAAAAAATCGTGTTGATCTAACATTTTAATGACACCACGCAATAAATAGTTATTTCGAAAATCAATTAAATATTTTCTACTTTTCTTATGTTCAGAAGATATCATATTTTTACTTTTCAATCTATTTAAAATCCTTGATGTTTGAGCAGGAATAGTATCCGGCAAGATAGCTTTAAGATCACCCGCTTGAAATAATTGTTTTTTAACGGCAATTTTGAGTATTTCAGATTCTATTTTTGTAATCACTTTTCGCTCATGAGAAAAATCTATTGCAGGTAATAATATCTTTTCTGATAAATACTTATAATCCAATAAGTGATCAATTTTTTCTATTTCTTTTTTCAGTCCTGTTAGAACGTACTCACACCAACCCAACAACCCTTCATATGTACCTAAATCTGCCGTTGATAGATAATCGTAATACTTTTCTCTATTGTTGCAAAAAATAGCCGTTGGATTAACTATTCTACCTTTTCCGACATTAAATCCAGACTTGATTAATTGTGCATATGTAATAAGACGAACCACGCGTCCATTTCCATTTCCAAAGGGATGAATCCAAACAAATCGGTGATGAGTAAGTGTAGTTTTTAAGAGGTCATATTTAGGCAAATCTTTTTTATTTATAAATTTATTCAACTCTTCCATGTAATCATGTACCTGCGTATAGTCGGGAGGAATATGAATCGCTTTTGAGATTTTAATGTTTTTTCTGCGGTATTCACCAGGAAATTCATCACCTTCTTCATTAGAAGATAAATTTTTAACAACAAGTTTATGTAATTCTCGAATAAAGGCATCATTTATTGGATAATCGTTTATGTTCTTATCAATAAAATCCATAGCCCTTTCGAGATTTTGGATCTCTTTTATTTTTTCATCTTGAGTTTTTTGCTTTTCTATCTTAGTTTCGATAAATTCCGCAATGGTTGTGTGGTTACCTTCAATTCGTGCAGATCCAATACTTTCTAATGTGTGAAATAATCCTTTTAGTTGGAAAAATAGGCGTGGATGAGTACTTCCTCCTAACTTCTTTTTACGAAGGTAATCTAATTCTATAATTAAATCTGTTAAGTTAGAATTAAATGCTGGCTCAATTATCGATAATGTTTCGTATGGATATTTACTCATATATTGTTTAACATTTAACACTTTATTGCTATTTTGAAGCTAAAATGAGTATATCATACTTTATAACAATTAACAATTATCAAAAGCTACATTTAACCATATGAGGCTAAAGTTCTATTTGCTATCCTTTGAGAAATTATCTGAGATTATAAGCTAAATTATTGAGGCTAAAAAGAATATAAAGACAATCTACAAAAACTCTTGTATTGTTAGAACCTGAAGTACAGATTAGTGAGTAACTACGTTAAGGCCTCTGATTGCTGGTTTATATCACGTTGCGGACCCGATGCGTCTCTATTCGCACCACTTTTAGCTCACTTTTATGATTTGATGCAATTTTACCTATCAGAAACCGGTGAGCTTACACTCAAAAACGAATAGAAGCTGGGTCACTCCTTTCTTAAATTCTGAAATTTAAGTGGTTTTTGCTTTATAATTATAGCATGCAAGCTGATGAGACGGTAAAAAAAATTCTGGAAGATGAGCAGGCCATCAGAAAAGAACTATCAAAGCTGAGCGGCGATACTCTCACTATTATGTCCCGCAACCATGAAATCGCCAGTAGCTATGTTCAAGATGCCATTGAAAAGACCCAATCTAAACAATTAACTGCAGAACATCTTCAGACGGTAGTGGACGAAATACAGACTCTCGCCAAAGCAATTTTGGAAGAAAGATCAAGAAAATAGTTTCTCCAAGAAGCTACAAGTTGATAAACTTTCCCCAGTAATTATATTATAAGCCTCATCTCTTGATTTCTCTGAAATTACGTACTTAGACTAATTTCCTATCACAATAGTGTTATCGTTATCATTAAACTTGATTTTATATTTATATAGGTATATAATATAGGCTATTATTTCATTTATCGTTTATTTTTATGAACGGATACGACAGCGCGCAACCACTTCAGATTACAAATCTTGACCAACTTCTTTGGGGAATTGTTAAAACGCTTCAATATTATTCACTTCCTATTATGGCTATCGCCATCGCGACTCTGGGAGTTTTCTTGGTTATGAGCGGGGATGATACTGATAGAAAATCAAGATTAAAGGGATGGATTGTGAATATTTTAATCGGTGGGCTCTTGATTTTTGGCTCGGCGAGCATTGCAGAGATTATCAAAACATTTGTTGGTGGTCAATAATCGAGAATAAAAAGTCATATGTATGAGATGGATTTTATATCTTCTAATATTCCTTTTTGTCTTCTCTAATTCTCCTGTTTTTGCAGAAGAACCAACACCAACACCTCAACCTCAAGTCCAATGGGTAAACCAATTTACGGTTGAGAATCAACCGTCTATCATTGTTACTCTTCTTAAAAATTTCATAGCGGGGTTCGACTCCTTCTTGGGTGGCTTCATTTTCTATACGCCTGATCCTTTGAACAATCCCATTAAACTTAAAGACGACTCGGAAATTCCCGGAATGGGAAAGTATCGGGATATGTTTTATCAAGTGGCTATTCCTTTAGTTGCCATCATCACAGCCACTTATGCGATAGGAAGACTTGGATCGGAAAATCTCTATTCCTTAAAAAGCTTTGCATTGCGTTTTTTCATTGTCGTTATACTCTTTTTGACGACACCTTACGTTCTTTCCTATAGCGTCCAGTTTAATAATTTACTCGTCAGCAAGATCACCGAAACTCAATCGGTAACATCATTTTTAGACAGTTATCTTGATAAGACTCAGGATGAAATTGCTCAAAATAAAGATAGCGAACAGTATGGAATTCCTAACTTTGATATATCACTTCAATCCGGCATTTTCCGATCTTTAGGAAAATTTATTGTCCAAATACTTCTTTTTGCCATAACATTTCTATTTCTTTTAGGGGGTCTTATCTATATTGGTTTTCAGTTTGTTGTTCGCTTTGCGGCAATGCTTTTCTTGGGTGTTTTATATCCAGTAATATTACCCTTTGCGTTGTCTGAAAAGACGGAAGGTATCGTTTTGATGTTCTTTAAATCGTGGTTCACCTTTCTTATTGCCCAGCCGGCATTTGTGCTGGGTTTTGCCATCGCAACTGATATTTTTGATAGCCTCCTTAAAGCCAAAGGACCAAGCGTAGGATTACTCTTCTTTTATACCGGTTTCTTATTCTTCTTAGGAGGAGTGAACGTGCTTGTGGGACGAATGTTTGGTGACTTCTGGGGGACATTTTCTAATAATATGCAGGCACTTATCGCCACAAGAGCAACAACTTCAACCATTTCTTCCACAGCCGGAGGGTTTAGGCAACTGTTAACCAAAGGATCAGGTATGATTAGCGCCTATAGAGCAAACACCAATGCTTCTCAAAACGGAAATGATTTAGCTTCTGGAGGATCGGTAGAGAAAAAGGGATACAACTACTATCCCAAGAATTGGGAAAAGGGAGAGGGCAAACAAGGACCATCACTGCCTCTGCGATCAATCTCCTCTGAACTTACTAAAAAGGGATTGAAAGTTGAGGCAGAAAACAAATCACAAGGCATTATCTCAGTTAGTGGTACTGCTTATGCGTTTGATAATGCTAAAACCGGTTTAACCTCGATTTACACCTCACGAAATGATGCCGTTCAAGATGGAGGTGTCCAAAAGGACATTAGAACAATCCAACTAAATAACGAACAATTTATTGATCCGTCACTTTTCCCAAATGAAAGAGTAAATCCTCATAATCGGGTCGTTGAGCAGGAAGCCAAAAAGACCAATAGAAATCCTGCTAGCAGCTATCTCTCCGTCACCAATTCACCGGATCGGGTTAAAAACTTTTTAGAACTTACTAAAGAGAGAAACAAATCCCTTGGCGTTTCAGGTGTCGTCATTAAACGCTATGGTGCAATGGGTGGCAAAGACCGGATTATCCGTTTATATACCGATAAAAAGATATGAGAACAGTCAGAATTTATAAAGATGACATCAGGGTCAATATATTGCGAAGCGTTTTCTTCACCGATACCGTACTTGCCGTAATCGGAGGTTTAATTATTGCCGGCATTTTATATGTCATTTTCCAATATGTCTTTCATTTATTTCATGTGGGCTATTATCTTTCAATGGTATTTCTATCGGAACTGGCCTTTATTGCCGCTTTGACACAAAAAGTAGACAATCAGCCCGTAAGCCACATCGTTCCTCGTGCCATAACTCATTCCGTAAGGCCTAAAAAACTAAGAGGTTCAAATATTGATTCCTATTTCACCGATTTTGTGATCCAAGACAATATGATTATTCGGCCCAAAAACCTTATTCGCGTCTTTAAGATTGATCCGTATGATATCTCACTTCTCAATGAACAAGACAGAGAGCATTTCTTTGTGAAGTTGAAACAAATGATCCACGTGTTGCCGTCTCAAGTTCAGATCATTGTCAAAAAAGGCCAAGCAACCAGTAGAAACTTTAGCAAACACGTGTTTTCTTTGTATGCCGACTCAACGAAGAAAACTGAATCTCTCATTGCAAATTATGTCAAGGATCTGGAAAATCTAGTAAACACAAATTCCTTTAACACTCTTCGCTACTTTATTGTTTTTTCTATTTCAACTGATACTTCTAAACCAAATTCGAAATTAAACGGAATAGCCAAACTTAATGATGCAACGTTGCGTTTTGCCAGTGCTGCAAGTACCTCAAATATGACCGTGAGTCCATTATTAAACAATGAACTTATTGAATTTATGAAACAAACACTGCGATGAAAACAGTAAAAAAATTAAGACTGTCGTTTCTGAAGCCAATTCGAGGGATTCATAAGAATATCCTTCAGTTTCAATTGGGAGAAAAGCTTCAAACAAGAATAGATAAGCTGACTGATTTAGAAGGTCAGCTTAATCATGAGACAAAGAGGCTGAAAAAACAGCATGATTTGTATCAAACCAACTTAGGCATTCTCAAATCTTTTGAAGAAAATCTCTTTGATAAAAAACTCAACGGACAGGCAGATCAGGCTGTTTCCTCAATCCTCAAAGAGGAAATAAAACGCCTCATGGATACAATTTCCATTCAGCAGGAAATAATAAATAAGTCTCATTTCTCAACCAGTGAACTTTCTGAAATGGGAAAACCAAAAGCCGCTATTGCAAGATATCCCATCAATAAAATTAAAAGCTACCTAAAGTTTAAAAAAGATATTAAAGAATTTGAGAATGAAGTAGCCAGCAAAAACGTAGTGACTATTGATATCGAAGGTACGAATGCCTATAAAAGCGAGCATCTTAAAGTGGGAGATACACATCTTACTGTTGGTGATAAACTGAAAAGAATCTACTATCTGGCTGATATCCCCGCCTTCTTGAGCCCGTATGTTTTCTTTAAACTCCTAACTTCGGATTTACCCTTTACGATTAGCATTTTCGTTGAACCGGCAACGAGTGCTGAACTTCTCAAAAAAGCCAAACAGAGGCTCTCAGTTTTAGAGATGCAACAAAACGAGAGGCTTCGGGATGGAAAAGTCCGTGACCAACAAGTAGACAAGAATATGGAGGAAGTAGCAAGTTTCATTGATGAACTTGTCCATGAATCTGAAAAAGGAGTAGTGTATTCGTTTTATCTTGAACTTGAGGCAGAGGACAAAAAAGAGCTCGACAGTCTTCATAAGAAATTACAGAATATCGCCGGAGGCATGGATCTAACTTTCAATACTTACACCTTCGGCCAAAAACAGGCTTTTAAGTCAATGCTTCCCTTCAATGAAGATCATGTCAAAGAAAACCGAATCATTCAATCGACCGCCGCATCCTACCTTATGCCGTTTGTTTCAAAGCAACTTTCTGATCCAGAAGGAATTTTTATGGGAGTCAATTCCTATAATAACAGTTTAGTCTTTGTAAATCCGTTCACTTCTCGAAATAATAATATCAATATTTTTGGGGTGTCCGGTTCGGGAAAAAGTGTTACTGCCAAAGCATTACTTTACCGAATGTATCTTCGAGGAATTCAAAGTGTGATTATTGATCCAGAGCGCGAATATGTTGATCTGGCAAGAAAACTAGGAGGAGAGGTCATTCAATTCTCACGGGAAAACGGCATTAATCCTTTCTATGTTCAAAGCTCGAAAGAAAATGAGATTTTGGATCACATCTCGACATTGAAAACCTTCTTTAAGTTCTTTATTCCCCAACATCGTTATGATGGCGCGCTATTAGACGAAAAACTAATCCAACTTTATGACTCTGGCACACCCAACTTTGACAATCTTCTTGATCTTCTCAAGGGTAATCCCATGCAACAGGATTTAAGCGTTCTATCAACCGGCAGTTTGCGCGGAGTATTTTCCTCGACACGAAAACTTGAATTAAATAACGATATTATCGTCTTGGACCTTTATGACCTTAAAAAAGACGAGAAACGAGATCCGGCAATGTACCTTTTGACTTCACTCATCTGGAATCTGTTTAACAAGCGGACTGACAAGAAACGAATGCTCTTTATAGATGAAGCTCACAAACTTCTTGTTGATGATGACGTAGCCGTTTTCTATCGAGAACTGGTAAAGCAGGCCAGAAAAAGAAATGTTGGTGTGGTTTCTATTACTCAAGACGTAGAGGATTTCTTGAAAAAAGAATACGGCAAAGCCATCATCACAAATTCAGAAACAAAAATCCTCCTAAAACAGGCTTATGCCACTCTTGGAGACATTGGCACAATCTATCCTATGACGGATGAAGAAAAAGGCCAATTGGGGCATCTAGGAATCGGAGAAATGCTCCTTTTCCGAGAAGAGGAACACATCAGGCTTGACATGATAGTCCTTCCGCATGAGCAGCCATTAGTATTTCCCAAACGTCAGGACACAAATGAAGAAGATAGGTAAATATGCTCATGCTGCAACCAGACTCAAAGACGATCCCCTTGGTTTTCTTTTAGACCTTCTGGTTCTTATCGTTGCCAATCTCCTTATTCCGATTCCTCTTGTCGGAAATATTGGCCTTGAATTTCGCGGATTTGCGCTTGGATGTCTTGGATTTGTTGCCATTTTTACTCTATTTATCTTTCTCTCGATTGGCGTAGTTTTTGCCTCGCCGCTTCTTTTTACCTCCGGTTATTTACAAAATATTTTTGCATCAAACAATACAACAGCAGCAGATGAGGAATTTGCCGATACCTCAACTCCGCAAAAGAATCCTTTTGGTGGAACCGGTCTTTCCTATACGACAACTACGGCCTATTTCCATGACGCTGGCTACTATCTTACGTTTGGTAAAGTCCACACGGGTATTGATCTTGTGCCAAACGACACATATTACCAAAACAGCAAAACATATAAGTCAGGAGGAAAAGTCGTCATTTTCTCGACGGTGTCAGGACATGCGCGGTTCTATATTGATAAGGAGGGCGGAGCCACAGTAGAGGTGACAAACAATGAAGGAACACTTAGAGTCCTCAATATTCACTTTAGCGATATATATGTTACCACCGGACAAGAAATCAAAGCGGGAATACCGCTTGGCGTTATGGGCCAAAGTGGTTTTGCCACAGGGAATCATCTACACTATGAGGTGCAAGTTAAAAACGGCGCAAGTTGGATTGCCGTTGATCCTTTATCATATATTCATTAACGTATGACAAAACCGATTATTCTGAATCCGTTAAATTTAAACCAGAGAAGACTGTTTCAGTTTGCCATTGTTTTTCTTCTGGTACTGTTCTTTATTATTCTCTTTTTCCTTTTACGAAAAAATCAACAAAACTCATCCTCGGCAGTAATTCTTCAAGATTCAAAACTTCAGGTATTTGATCAAACCTACGATGACTTTGATTATCCAAATAAAGTAAGCGTTCATTATCCTTATATACTTATCATTCAGCCGGGGAAAACTCTTACCACAATCTATGATCTTTCAAAAAAGGAGAAGAAGGAAGAATTTAAAAAGGTTCTTTTGGATTATGACGGAAATAATATTCTGTACAGTGGAAAACAAACATTTTTCAATAAAATCAATCTGGGTATTCTTTGCGAGAATGGATTTATTAAATCAGACCAAGAAGTCCTCTGTGTAGCCAAGAAAAATAGCGCCACATTTGAAAATGAACTCATGTCTATCAATACGAAAACAAAACTGCAACGAATTCTATACCAAGCGGATAATCTTATTACTGCCGTTTCCTTTGTAAAAGAAAAGTTATATATTGGGGAAATCAATACGGATACAAATGCAAGCTACTTAATTGTTGAAGGAAAGAAAATAAAAACACAAACTCCTGTAAACCTCATTTATCCTTTGAAAAACCAGATATATTTAGCCTCATTAAAGAGTATATTTACAAAAAATAAAGTAATGTATTTTGCGGTTGAAAAAGACAATTCTACCGTGTTGATGGGAGAAAAAATTATTATCTCCGAGTAGGACTACTCATATCGTAACGCATCCAAAGCTGAAATCTTCGTTGCCCGTTTAGCCGGATAAATGCCGGTTGCCACGCCAACGATTAAAGAGAGAAGAACCACAATAAGCACGAATGAAAAAGGAAGATAAGAAACGTCAACAAATCCCACTCCCCTAAAAATAGTAAAGAAGGATAGACCAACTCCGACGGCTTTTCCGGCAATCCAGCCGCCGATAATCCCCAAGATTCCGCCCAAAAATCCCATGATCATAGACTCCGTTAAGAAAAGTTCTTGCACTTCAGACGACTTCATTCCCATCGCTTTCATGAGGCCTACTTCCCGCGTTCGCTCCAAAAGCGAGACGGTAAGCGTGTTAAACATCCCAAGTGCCGCAACGGTGAGAGCCACCATCCCCAAAAGGGCCAGGATAGTCTTGGCTGTGGCAAAAAGCGAGTTTATCTGGGCGACTGTATCGGCAACAGATCTTGTAATATACCCCATCGCTTCAACCTGTTTTCTTACCCGATCTAATCCTGCTTGATCTTTTACAACCAGCTTTACCTGCGAGAAGTTGGTTATCCCCAGTGAGCGCAGATCCATGAATGGGACATAAAAAACGGGTGTTTTGTCTTCTGGCGTTACTCCCACGATGGTGTATTCAGTTGCGGCCGATTCAAGATTTTCCTGATTGTCCGCCAAAAGATCGCCGACGACCACAAACGAGGCGTTAAACTTTTTCCCGACGGCTCCGTTTTCTGACAGTCCCAACAGCTTAAGCATGGCGCGGTTGACCACGGCTTGGCGCTTGGCATTTGGTGCCAGCTTCACTGTTTTAGTTTCCGGAGGCTTAATGACTCCCGCTTCCGAGGCGATATCGACCCAGTCGATAGAGGCGTCACTTGTTGCCGTACTTTCTTGACCGGCTTGAGTTTCCAATCCTAGAACCTGTGGCTCACGAATATTGACTCCCGCCACTTGGAGATTTATTTCCGCAAAGAATCCCGCGGCTTGGGTTTGCGCTCCCTCGTCGTTTCGCAAGATTAGATATTTCCCGTCTTCACAATCGCCTTGAGTTTGGGAATCACATGGTTTTTGTTCCCATAAAAGGACAGGGGCCTTGATCCATCTTCCCAAAGGTTTATCGTTTTCATCAAAGCCTCCATGACCCGTGACGCTATCCTCGTAGGTATCGCCCCATACTTCCACTCCCGCAGGGTTTCCTTCAACCCGTTTGGTATAGCCTAAGACTTTTCCCGACGTGGACGGTTTGTCTCTCACCCGAATCCAGTTGCCCGCGCTTATTCTGTAGTCGATATCCTGAATCTCCTCGCCATAAGCACCCACCTTTGCCTCCGTTGCCACTCCGGCGACCTGGCCGGTAGCTTTGGGCAACTCTCCAGTTAGTTCATTGCTGTCAAAAATCTTTCCCTCAATTGGTTTTATTGCCGACTGCGTCAGATAGTCGCTGGTGACTCCATAGACTGCCATATCAGAAACGGAGTTTTGGTAGTTTACCCTACCAACGACTGCTATCAAAGGAAGCGCCATATTCACATTTTGAATTTCCTTAAAATCCGCAAGAGTTTTATCGGTGATCTTCACCTTTCCTCCGGCTTGGGGTGAAACATCGGCCTGGCGCATCTCCTCCAGCCGCGCCACGCGAGTAACCACCAATCGCTGGAGTCCGTATCCTATTGAAACCAAGAAAACAATTGCTCCGATGCCAATGGCCATGCCGCCGATGGTGATTATCGTCCGTGTCTTTTTGGCCTTCATGTTGCGGATGGAAAGCTCAATTAAATCAATGCGGGAAATTGAGCCGGTTTTACGAAGATCTAAGGTTTTTGTCGCTTTGACATAAAAAGCCGTTAAGGGTGTTTGGAATTTTTCCTTAAGAACAGGCGGGAAAAATCGGAAGGAAGAGATACGGGCAAGCCCTTTGGCGGATAAATACAAAACGAGAAGTAAAAGAAAGGACACCATCTGCCAGATGGTGATTCTAAAAAGAGCGAAACTGGCGCGGGTCAAAGGCAGCCGTTCTCTGAAATCAATATTCAGCTTTGGCCAGTTAAACCTTTTCTTTTGTTGAGGGAACTCCTCATAGGGCTTTTTCGTTTCCACTCGAAAATACCCCGGTTTGTTTAGTTTGGAAAAACTCATAGATTAATCTCCGTTTCCTCTCTTACTTTTAATCTCATTTAAAAGTTTATGTTTATCCTTCTCTTCATATTCTCCGACGACCTCGCCGTTAAACATGCGGATGGCGGTCTTGGCAAACTTTAGATATTCCAAGTCATGCGTCACCATGACCACGGTTTTATTCTCTGTTTTGTTGAGATTGGTTATAAGCTGCATCAACCCCTGCCCTGATTCATAGTCCAAGTTTCCGGTTGGTTCGTCAGCGATGATGACCTCGGGATTAGTGACCAGCGCCCGGGCAAGGGCAGTTCGCTGTTGTTGGCCGCTTGAAAGTTCTGTCGGGTTATATCCCGCCCAGTCGGTCATCTCCAGAGTACGCAGAATAATTTTCGCTTTCTCGAGAGTTTGCTTTCGTTCTTCTCCTAGAAGAAGGAGCGGAAAAGCGATATTTTCCAAAACGGTCAAAGATTTGATCCAGTTTGGCTGCTGATAGACCATCCCTATATGAACTTTGCGAAATTCCGATCGGTCATCCTCGCTGGTATTCTGATACATATTTTGGGAAAGAAAGGTGATTGCCCCCGCACTTGGCGCTTCAAGCCCTAAAATGGTATGAAGAAGTGTTGACTTGCCGCACCCTGATGGACCAAAGATAATACAAAAATCACCCGTCTTTATCTTAAATGAAATCTTTTTGAGAATCTGGACGTCTTGCATGCCGACACGAAAATGTTTGGAAATATCCGAAACGCTGATAATGACATCATTCATAGAAGGTTATTGTTTAAAATTACCCAAAAATCCAAAGGCCTGCTGTAAATTGCTAATCACCAGATTTAAGGCATTTTCCGTTGTTTTGGGAGTGATGGTAACCGAGTCTATTGAGTTTCCTACATTTCCGGCTTTATCTTTGGAGACTGCTTTAAGGTGATAGACTTTGGATGAGGTAAGACCGGAAATGATCACCAAATGATTGGAGGTCAGATTACTATCCTCCTGTGTTTTTGAGGAATAGGTGTTTCCCGTTCCTTCGCCAAACTCGACTTGAGAGGTAGATGGCTCATCGGTATTCCAGGAGACGATCAGCTGGGCAGTTTGTTCTTGCGCGGTACCGGAAACAGGGGGAATATTGCTTCCTTCGACATTCAAATCTGAAACTTGTGGCGGTCTGGTATCGGTTGCGGTAGTCAATCTTTGACTGTCGGATGTTGCTTCGTTTCCTGCCTTATCCCGTCCCTTGACAACCAGAATATAGTCAGTCTGGGGAAGAAGCCCCCGGATAATCATCCGGTGATTTCCGCGGGTTAAAGCGACATTGACTTCGTCCTGGGCATCAGTTGGTTTCCCTTCGGGATAGTAGGTGACGATTGAGGAGACATCGGTATTGGTCGACCAGGTGATAAGGACGGTTGATTGGGCCGTGTTGGCAACCTGCTGGATACGGACATTGGAAATTCGGGGTCTAGGAAGAGTGGTAAAGTCCAGAATTGTTCCTTCATATTCTGACGATTCCGAGTCAAAGGTATTGATTTTGTAGTAATACTTTGTGCCGTCAGACAGACCGGTCAGTTCGCTGGTATAGGTTGTTTCCGAGGTGGAGGTCGAGACTTCCTTGGTGCCGCCAAATGAGGTGGTCGTGCCGTAATAGATTTTGACTTTTGAAGCCCCATTTGAGGTGTATTGGAGGATAGCCGAAGTAAGCCCGATATTTTTGGCCGAGACATCCTTGAC